>Ga0156203_104_pt1 | contig 30957 bp, 36 predicted proteins | sample RifCSPlowO2_12_FD_107856 | JGI IMG/M metagenome (GOLD analysis project Ga0156203, IMG submission 107856) | Candidatus Kerfeldbacteria bacterium RIFCSPLOWO2_12_FULL_43_9
CCTTTCTCAGCACACTGTGTATTGTTAGTACTTCGAAAGTTATAGTCTTCCTCCTCTTTTTTCTATGATCAAATATATTTTTACAAACAAAAGCGTATGTGGCGAAAGCCCACAAAAACAAAGCCTCGGCGTACTTGTGATATAATACAGGCACAAAAAATTTTGCAAGAACAAGTCTATACAAAATGTATGAAAATTTTTCGATATCTGATATTAGGCCTTGCGGTTGTTGCGATCGCAATTACAACATTAGAAATCGTCAAAGTAAAAAAATTCGCAACAATTTCTAAAATTCTCATCGCAAGAACGCTACCCTACGAACAAAAACTGAAGCAACCAACGCTTCGTATACTCATCATCGGTGACAGTACCGGCATTGGGATAGGTTCAAACAGTCCGTCCGATTCAATAGCCGGACGACTAGGCAACATCTTTCCGGAAGCAGAAATTACCAATTTTTCAACGAGCGGCGATCGAATACACGACGGATTGCAAAGCATTACACAAATAAAAGAATCATACGATATCCTCATGGTGATGCTCGGTGGAAACGACGCGTTGCATTTTACCAATCTCCAAAATCTCACAGATGATACAAATACAATACTTGAAGAAAGTAAAAAGCGAAGTCGTGCTGTCATCCTCATGCCAGCAGGAAATCTTGGATCCGCGCCGATGATTCCGCAGGCAGTCCGCTGGTTATTTGAAAGACGATCAAAAAAAGTACGCGACGTCTTATCCAAGCAGGCGCAGGAAAACGCAGTGATTTTTGTGGATCTGTTGCACGAGAGAACGAATGATCCGTTTGCACAAAAGCCACAAAAATTCTATGCGCCTGACGGTTTGCATCCGAGCAGTGCGGGGTATGCCCTCTGGTTCAAGGAATTAATGAAAGTGATTCAACTCTAGGGCTGTTGCCGAATGCGCTCTTGTATTTGAAAAGTGAAGTTTATTTAAAGAAAAAAGAGGAGGAAGACTCTCCTTTCTCAGCACACTGTGTATTGTTAGTACTTCGAAAGTTATAGTCTTCCTCCTCTTTTTTCTATGATCAAATATATTTTTACAAACAAAAGCGTATGCGGCGACAGTCTTTAAGAGAAGGTACATGTTGTACTACTCTGGACACGGCGCAAAAGCACAGGTTGGTGGCAAACGAGGCACAAAAGAACCGTCAGGACACTGCCGAACATCGGTCAGACAAACGACTGTCGCGTTAGTATTCGCAGCGGCGTTATTTGTATTGGCAACAACATTTGCATTACCAGAACCGGTTTGATTCGAATCAGGTAAAAACGTACGTACACAACCAGAGGCGAAGAATATCACCAGCAAAAAAAACAAACAGCCGCGCAGAACAAATCGCAACGAAATTTTTTGAAATATCTTAAAGCTGTTGCCGAATATCATCATAGCAACATTGCTAATAAAGCACCGATGCTATAGGAAAGCGCTGCAGCAAATCCTCCAACCAATAACATTTTGAGTCCCGCACGAAACCAAGCAACGCCGGTGATTCTTGTTTTGAGCGCGCCAAGGACAAATAAAGTGATACCCGTCAACATACTCGCTATAAAAAATGTATACACAACATCATGTGCAAAAAAATCGATCACATATGTGAGGACGGGAACAAAACCAAAAACGACAAAAGCGCCAAAAGTATAAAGAGCGTTCTTCCACGCCGATGCTTGATTCGGTAAAATTCCGTGCTCTTCGATCATCATAAGATCTAACGTACTTTGTGGATATTTGAAAAAAATATCTGCAAGTTGTTGCGCATCCTTTTTCGACATCCCCTTCTCACGATAAAAAGTAATGATTTCTTTTTTCTCATGCTCGGGCCGGTGATACAGTTCCCACGCTTCGTAACGACGTTCGGCATCACGATATTCCTGTTCGGCTGCTGTGCTCAAGAAATCTCCAAAGGCCATCGAAACTCCGTCAGCAATCAAATTCGCAACACCAAGAATGAGCAGTATTTGAGACGACAGGTGAGCACCCGAGACTCCAGCGACAATTGCAAAAGTTGTAATCGTACCGTCAAGACCTCCGTACACAATACTCCGAATATATTTCGCCTGTGGAGTACGTGGCTTACGAGGCGGAATATGAATAGGAGCGGCAGTCGCATCCGTCATAAACTCGAAGGAATTTCTTCTGGTTCAGGAAACTGTGATGGCACAAAAGCCGAAGGAAACTGCACACGAGCTTTTTCCGACACATCATCTAAAGAATGAGCCTGTAACATAGTAGCAGAAAAAGTATAGAGCACATCATCGATAAAAAGGCTACGTGTAATGGAAGTTGTAAAATCAGAAGGGGTAAGCGCAGGATCATTGGATATGGGATTGAAGCTATGATTCACACGTTCACGCAATTCAATTCCGTTTTCATTGATATTAAATACAAGCGCTCCTAAAAACTCGAATACAGGTTCGTAATCAGAAGAGTCAACTTTTTGCAGTTGTGCTGGAAACACGAGAAGATTCTTTTCCTTCGAGAAAAGAAAAGCTTTGTGTTCGCGCAATGCTTCAGAATCACTTCCAACACCTCCGATCACATAGCTATCAATCTCGCGTAACTCTTGAACATTCGACACATCAAACAATGAAACTTTCAGGCCCTCGACATTTACTGCGTCGCTTTCCCCCAAGCTCGTTTCATGACCAAGTCCGATGAGGATATTTTCATTGTAAGGATGAAGATAGGTGGAAAATCCAGGAAGTTTTAATTCCCCAAGTAAGGTAGGTTGACGTGGATCCGAAAGATCAATCGCAAAGAGAGGATCCATTTGCTCAAACGTAACAAGATACACACGATTGCCTAAGAAACGCGATGCAAAAATACTTTCACCCTTCGCGAGGCCCTCCAGGCGACCGACAACTTTCATTTTTTCATCCAACACATACACATTACTCCACGAAGTTCGCTGCGGATCTTCAACAAATTCCGCAAAAAATGGACCCTTTGTGGTCGCAATGCGAAAATACCCGCCAGACTCATCCATAGAAAACTGATCATTCACCCGTCCAGTCACCTCCGCCACGCCAACCGAAACAACACGTGCGCTATCGAGCTTAAATTTATGAATCACAGTCACTTCGAGCTTATCACTAATTTCCTTGTACTTCGCCTTCAAACCAGCGGTGACTTCGTCGTCGTAACGCGTGCGTTCCTCGCCCGTAAGACTCGCTCGGAATTTTCCGAATACTTCCAAAATTTTCCAACGTTTTTCTTGAGTCGAAAGAATCATCTCATCGACACGCTCAATATTCCAAACAGTATTTTTCGCATCTTGACTCAAACGATCAAACATGCGCTCCATCAAGACCTCAAAACTCAACTCATCAGGTTCAATATATTTGGTATACGTCAAATACAGAGCGTCTTTGGAAACGTACGGAGAGGTCGCGCCCGGTAGAAGGTAAACCTGATGCTGAAAAACTTCTTCGTACTTGCGCATATTGACAACCGCAATCGTTGTAAACTGATAAAAATTATAGGGACTATCGAAGTAAAAAACATCAGGGCAATTGCAAGGCGAAACTGTGGAATCTGTCGAAAGCGCTTTCCCGTTTTCCAAAACATACGGAATAGGCATGACGGGATCAGGGTTGACATCATATTGCTGTACAACAAGATACACATAATCTCCAACGCGTCGTGATGTAAAAAATGTACCTTCAAAAGAAAGATCACGAATTTTTTTCGGATTGGACTTATCCTGAATGTCAAAAACTTGAAAAAAAGTGAATTCAGAAGCGCGATTCAAAGAAATTTCTTGATCTAACGGGGTCCAATCCAAACCATATACAGCAAGAAAATTGTCCTGGATATACAATTCTTTCGGCACGCCTTCAAAAAAAATCCGTGCGACAATTTTGGCTTGTTCAGGAGGATACGCTTCGACGATATAAAGATTCTGATCGACAACGACGTATATATATTTCCCATCTGTTTTGATAATATCCGCTTCATCGACACCGGGTACTTGAATATTCGTCGGAGAATATGCTGGGACGGAAGCAATGTCTTCTACTGCACCCCCAAATCCATCACCAAAACCAAGAGGTGTAGGCGCGAGGACGTTTGTTGGAAGCAGCGGCGTGCTCCGGGAATGCTTCTCTAAAAACGCGAGTAATTCTTTGGAACTCGAAAATTTCTTCAAAGCGCCTTGTTGTTGAATGTGTTCCACGATAGGTTGATTGAGTTCAACAGAAGCACTGCGTGACCATGTTTGTGTAAAATTTTTCAATACTCCAAATTGTTGCAACACAAAAATGCCTACGCCAATAATCCCGACCAGAATAACGACTACAAATGCTGCAAATGAAGAATGACGATACCATGATGGAAAAGAAGACATATAGGCTTCTGAAAAAGGCAACTGGAAAGCTATTCAAGCCCTCCAGTTACAAAAATGTTCTTGCACAAACCTCGCCTAAACAGCGTGAGTCGTCTTACGAAAAAGAAGCGCGAGACATTCGACCAGTAATGCATCCAAAAGTGCGTCTGGAAACAGACTACGACAGGACCAACAGTAACGTGAGTAAAAATCGAACACATTATCTTCCCTCCTCTTGATAGATAAACTGTTCATTTTTTCGCACTGCGGACATTGAATTTCTAGCCGACAAGGATCTTGAATGTCACGACTATACATGATAACCTCCTTTCGAACCTTGGAACATAAGCGTTCCACAAATATTGTATCATACTCATATTCCAGTGACAAAAATACTTTTTCGAAATCGGCGTCGCGTCCATGTATTTGGAACTGTCACCGAATGTATTTCTTGTTCAAAACACAAAACAAAAGAGGAGGATAACTCTCGCTTTCGAAGCACTGACACTGCACAGTGTGCTGAGAAAGGAGAGTTATCCTCCTCTTTTGTTTTGTACATTGCATAAGAAAGGGTAGTCGGCGACAGTCCCATTTGCCTCGGTTCAATACTTCATGATACAGTGTAAATAACGTCCTTCACAAACAGTCTCAAGAAAAAGGAAGGTGGGTGTAATTCCCCCGCTGTCCCGCAACTGTAAATATTCGGCGAGTAACTTTGCGATGCCCCGAGTATAAGCCAGACACTTGATCTTGTGACTCATAAAACTTCCCCCTCTCGTGGAATGGAGGGCGGCAAGAAACATCCTGTATAAATCGAACGAAATTGTCTCTCAAAAAATGGAAACAGTGATGCCGCCGCCAAGGCGGTTTTTCATTTTCACAAAAGGAGTGAAAAAAAATGCAAAAAAGACAGCAGATGCATGATGGAAGAAACGACCGCCAAGGTATTCAAGGAAACATGAAAAGAAGAGGATTCTTACATGTCTGCCTTACATCATTGGGAGTACTCCTCGGTAACGAAACATGCCCTACTCCACAATCACGAACTGTAGCGGACGTCACGGTCGAACGAATCGCGATCACCGAAGAATTTTGGACTTCGCCATGCGGCAGAAAAGTCGTAGGACTTGGTGAATATAAATCAACGAATTTGGTTTATTTCCTCAATAACGTGCAAGAACAAATTCCGGTAGAGGAAGTAGAAGTGTACGAGGGGGATACTATCGAATGGCGCGATTTCATGACTGGGGAAATCATTATAGAGACTTTCACAGTCTCACAGTCGCCATGTTAAAAGCACAAACGGGATTTTTAAGGAGAGCGTTGCAAAAAAAGCGACGCTCTTCAGAAAACTTCTCAAAATTTCCTATGAAAAAAATACTCATTTTCATTTCCATACTCGGATTGACATTGCTTAACACGCACGAGGTGCATGCTGAATCTCTAGAAGAAAGTAAACAGCAGGCACTGAATTTTCTTATTGATCAAACCAAACGTCCGCAATGGATAGAAACTGCGGGCGCATCAACTGTAGATTGGACGCTATTCACTATCGCCGGATTGGACGCAACGCAACGTATCAATGAAGAGGTCACACGTATCGGCCTCCAGAACTTCCCTCAAACCCAAGCAACAGATTACGCACGAAAAATCCTGACCCTCACCGCTTTCGGTTTCGATCCGCGCAACAAATTACCTGATCGTAATCTCATCCAAGAATTTCTCAACAACTATTATCATCATGCTCACATCGGCGATCAGCGACTCTTGAACGATGATGTCTGGGGTATGATAGCCCTGAGAGCAGCGGGTATCGAACCAACCGATGCAATCATGCAAAATATCACAAACACACTTCTGCAGCATCAAAATCAGGACGGCGGCTTTCCACTCATTGATGGAGGTGAGAGCGACGTTGATAATACCGCTGCTGCAATCATCGCTTTGCGGGCGAGTAACATCCCAAAAAATCACGCAAGTCTTCAGACAGCAAAAAATTTCCTCCGGACAAAGCAACACCGAACCGGCGGTTTCGTAGGATTCCAAGACACTGAACCAAACACCGATAGTACCTCGTGGGTCGTCCTTGCACTTGTGACACTCGAAGAATCGATCGAGACTTGGCGCGCGCAACTCGGAACACCTTTGGATTTTATCCAAAGCATGAAAACACGCGAAGGTGATTTTTGCATGCTTTGGATAAAATCCAAAGGGCGTTCGCAACGCTCGCACTCGGACAAAAAAAGTTACCAACACGCGTAATAGAGCTGCCAAATATCGACATCCCCTTTCGTATTGAAGGGGCAACCAAAAATATTTGCACCGGCCACATCCAAGCCCGCACACCAATGGAGATTATCACAAGCGCTGCAGCTTCCTGCGGATATACCTACGAACTTGATTTCAATGGAACCTACTTGCGGCGTATCAATGACGATGCGGCGCACGACCTCACCGGTTGGCTCTATCTTGTGAAGTGGATTCCCGGAACAGTTCCGGCGCCTGCCCATCAACTCAAAGAAAGTGATGAAGTACTTTGGTATTTCGGCGAATCAACATGGAAACCGCTCCGAGTTTTGATCGAACCAAATAAAACGATACCGAAACAACCTATCACAATAAGGAGTGAAATTTTTAATGGCAGCGCTTGGCAGTTCGAACCAGGGGTCACGATTCACGCAGATACCGACACATTGACAACGCACGCAGATGGCGCTGTAGCATATACACCCACCGAATCTGGAAGCGTTAAAATCTTTGCAGAAAAACAAAGCATGGTACGTTCTCGAATGGAAACACTTGCGGTCGGAACGCCTTCAGAAAGTATTACGCTCGCAGCAAGTGTTGTGATTCCCAATCCTGAAGATAATGAAGAAGATGGAAATGAAAATAACGATAATGATGACAACGAAGATGAGAATCAAGAGCCAGAACCTGAACCAGAAATTTCCATCACCGTCACGGGCGGCCCGATCAATTTTGGTGAACTTACCCCGGGATCATCAGCGCCCCTACAGCAGATGACTATCAATAACACCGGAAATGTCAACATCGATGTAAATCCTGAGGTCGAGGGATCAAATCTTATGAAACAGTTTCTAAAACTGAACGACTTACTCTGGTCGGCATTTGAAATGCGACTTGGAAAGCAAAATCAGCAAGAAATTCGCATCGGCTTAAATGTACCGGAAAACTTTCAGGAAGCAGGAGCGCACACAGGTAATCTTACATTTTGGGCAACCCAAGTAGCACAATAAACAATGAAAATATTTACTAAACTATTTTTTGTACTCGTATTCAGTGATTTTTTAATACATCCAAACATCGCCCAAGCTATTGGCGTTGGAGTTACGCCGTCTCACATAGAAATCACCGCAACCCAAGATCAACCTACCGAAAGTATGATCACTGTCTTTAATACTTCGGACCAAACAGCACTAATAACTATCCAAGCGGATGAATTTCAAGATCGAATTTCCATCGCACCAAGTACTCTAGAACTGCTTCCACAAAAAAATCAAAAAGTAATCATTACCGTAACGCCAAAAAGAGCCAGTGCTTTGAGTACACATCTTTCCATCAAAGCGCAAGCAAAAAATCCAGAAAATTTTGAACCAAACTCTGGCATAAAAATTCCCCTCATCGTCCATGCAGATCAAGACGCTAAACAACGGGCCATAATCTCTTTAGTCACACTCTTCGTTATTGGAGTACTCCTCGGAATCCTATGCTATCATTTTTTCGTTTCAAAAAAATTGCGACAAAAATTTGCGCCAGAACATCATCCTTTATCTCGACCAAAACGTTTATAAAGGATTGTAGCCGAATACGTTTGCACCTGTAAAAATAAAATTTGACCTAGAAAAAGAGGCAGAAGACTCTCCTTTCTCAGCACACTGTGCACTGTCAGTGCTTCGAAAGCGAGAGTCTTCTAGCTCTTTTTCTATGCGCATTGCACAAGAAATAGCATTTGGTGACAATCCCTATAAGACTGCCTAGAAAGCGTAAGTCTTAAGCAGAATATATTTCGTCCACCAAATAATGCCAAAAAGAAATGGAATGTGAAGCATGTAAAACGCGAGACTCCTGCGACCAAGCCAAGCGACAGAGTGAATAACCCGTGATTCTGGAAGAAAATAGAGAAAACGACGTTCATAACGTTGAAATGCATAATGCCCCAATGCGATACCAAATGCTACAAGGTTCATCCATGGAAAAAGTGGAAAATAATCAAGTGCCGGAAAAGAAGTGTTCCCAAACGGATATAAAAATGGATTGTCTGAAAGAAATTGCGCAAAAGGTGTGAGAAGGATCACAAGTATCCCAAACAAAAAAGCAAAACGTGGATAAAAAGCCATGCTCGATAGAAGTACAATACTGACGGCAATAAAATGCAAAATCCCAAAACGCACAAATTCAGTCGGCGCAGCGATCCACGTAACTCCTGACACAATCAAAGCGCAAATGAAAATCACAAACGCGTGACGAAATAATTTTTTGTAGATAAAACTCTTCGGCAGCTCAAGTGCAGAATATTTTTGAACAACAAGAGCCATGGAGACTCCAACACTTAAAAGAAAGATAAGTTGAACAAAACGGGCCAATGCAAGCCAGCTGCCTTCTTGCAGTTCGAATTGCGTAAGTTCAAAAAAATTGAGAATAAAAAAGAAGTGATAGATCAGCATCCCGATCACTGCAAGCCCACGAAAAAAATCGATTTCAAGAAATCGAGTGTGCGTCATAAACTTTGAGAATCTTCCATCACTCATAAGTCATTGCAGCAAAAAGAATTTTTTTTGAACTTGGAAAAGGGAAACCTAGAAGGGGCTTCCCTTTTCCAAGGTGTCTCAAAACCGGCAATCAATCCCCACTTCTCGGCGGTAGTAACCCTACGACAAAACGCAGGAAACTATCAACTTAAAGAATACAAAAATCCTTCGAATATTCGCAAGGAATTTCCTGCGATTCTATTCGCTCGACTTTTGCGTATCGCGTCCCTTGTTTGCACCAATCAAAAAATTGTGAAAGCGCAGTCACATCGCCTTCTACTTCGATCCCAACACTCCCATCAGGTTTATTGCGCACCCATCCCGAAAGGGCAAGCTCCTGCGCCAACGTCTTGGCGTTTGTGCGAAAAAATACACCCTGCACACGACCAAAAACTCGAATCTTCACGCGCTTACGCATAAAACTGCAGAATTTTTACAAAAACAGCGTTGGTCATAACCCATCAAGATCAAAAATAATTGCTTGCATCATATTGTCATTATACTATAGAATCTCACTATGAAAATCACTTTGAATAAACATATATGATTCAAGGCATTCTTTTAGACCTCGACGGTGTACTCATAAAAACCGAGCTGGAAACATTTCGTTTCTATCAAAATTATCTCAAAGAACACTATAAGATCATACTGAAAGATTCAGACTTTAAATATAAATTCGGCCGAAAATCGAAGGATTTTTTTCTTGATGTTTTAACACCGGAACAACATAAGATCGTGCAACCAGAAAAACTCACGGAACTGAAACGCGAATTATTTAACACTCAAATAGAAAAATTCGTCAGTAAAGTGGATGGAGTGCACAAACTTCTCTCCTGGTTAGTAGAACATAATATGCGATTGGCGCTTTGTTCGCAAAACGAAAAACGAATGATCGATACGGTCATTGTGTGGTTGCGTATTCGAAAATTTTTTGAGATTTTCCTCTCACTTCAGGATATTCATCACAAAAAACCTCATCCGGAAATATATCTCCTAGCATCCAAGCGATTAGGATTGCGGCCAGATGAATGTATTATCATTGAGGATTCCAAAGATGGAATAGAAGCCGCGAAAAACGCTCAAATGATCTGTATTGGGCTAGCGCATGAATATACTCCAGAGGGATACTTGCAAAAAGCGGATATACAAATCCATCATCTACTGGAAGTGCCTCAAATACTGCAAAAAAAATTTGGAGTACAATAAGCACGATCTATAACAGCTCCAAACGAAAAAAGGGGTCGTTTGATATTCAATGATGTAGAACAAACCCCTTTTCACCGAAAAATGTTCGAAAAAAGATGAATACCGACGCTCCTGTTAAAGGAGCGGCGGCCGTTCAAGATCATTCAGCGCTTCTTCGGGCGAAAGTATCGACACTTTCAATGGCCCAACCCCATTCGAGTTGTCAAAGAAACACCGGATCTTCTCCCAGTGAGCGCGAAAATACGGAATTTCAAATTCCTGTGTCAGGCGGAATCTGTTCCACGCTTCTGCAGGAATCGGCCGTCGTGCGCTATCTCGCATTTGAATGCGAAGGTAGCGCACATCTGCGGGAGCATGGACATACGCTAGTCCATCAAGCACCTCGACATGAGCCAGGGCCACACCCTCAAGCACCAAAACGAAACCACGACGTTCATCTGGAACGATGTCTATATTCCGGGTCTTTTCACCCTTGTCTTCACGGTTATAGACACCACGAAGTTGAATCGGTTCACCCTGCTTGAAATGCAAAAGATCACATTGAAGTGCTTGAAAATCCCACCAAAGCAACTGATTCCTTCGTCTCTTCCCTTCCGCAGGACTGACCCGCTCACCTTCGGCAAGCCACGCCTTTCTCTCAGCACTTGAAAGAATGAAATAGGCGTCCAAACCAAGTGAAGCAGCGGGAATGTTCTGCTCACGAAGATGAGACACGACCTCTTCAGCGCTCGATGTCTTACCTGCTCCGGCTTGACCTGTCAAACCGTAAATGAGGATGTCACCCTCCCGCCACAGTGTTTGTATCTCATGCTCAATTTTCACGTCCATATATACCTCCATGATTGTCACATAAAGCACGTAACAATGTAATCGTTTCACCCACATTTACGACAATATACGCAACACCGTAACCTGCCTGAAACGCCACCCGCCCCTCAGTGTCCTCCCTGTCACCGATGGAAACACACTCTGCCGGCAGACAAGAAAGCTCCTGCGCGACAGCACGGAAAAATTCCGGCTGATGCTTTGATGCTCCGACATCCTCAGGTCCAAAGACCTGTATCTTACGGCTGGAAAGCAAGTCTCCCAAACCTACACATGTCAGAACTCTCACACCAATCTGCTTTGGTGAATTCGTGGCAAAAGCAACAGCACGCCAACTTGTTGAAACTTTGCATATCACATCCGCTAAAGCTGGATTTGGCTGAAGAAAAATTTCCGGCCGCCACACCTCGCAACGTAACCGGCTCCACTGATCAGGTGAAAGCCTGTAGTGATACATTGTTTCTGTAACTGTCGGTTTCCTACCAGTAAGCTGTTCTTGGTTGGACCTATAACTTTGAATCAATTGTTCCAACCTTTCTGGTGTATGTCCTAGACAAAAAGCCGCTGCTTCGAGTTCCCTCCGATTCCCATCCTGAAAGTATGCAGGATTGTCGTAAACAGTATTATCAATATCAATGACCAATGCCCGTGCATTTTGCATCTTACCAAGAATTTTCATTTATCTCCCCTTTTTTTACTACAAAATGAACGAAAATAAAATTTTTATACTCAACCTCTTTTTGTCAAAGATCTCACAAAGTAAAATCAGACAATCTCAATATAAATATCAATGTCCGCCTCTAGTAACATAACCGACTGGTGATCGTCATCCTATCAAATTATTGTAGCTCGTCAATGAATAAACTACGAAAAAATTATAGGCTAAAATAAAAGAAATAAGAGAAAAATGTGAAAAAGTTGAAGAGAAAAAATTGAAAAATGTTCGAAGTGTGGAAAACTTTCAACACAGCAAACATAAGCTGAAACAATGAAGTCATCACCAGTATTGAGCTTGTAGAATCCATCGAAATTGAAAAAATGAAATGATTTCGATACAATTGAATACGTACCGCCTCAACTTGAAATTCCTCATTCCGATTTCGAGACAAAAGTTGATTGCGCTGCAAGTTTCACTATTCCTCAGTGTAAAATATGCACAATAGCGATATCGCAAAAATTTTCAACGACATAGCGCTCTATTTGGAAATAGAAAAAATTCCTTTTAAGCCACGGGCATATGAAAAAGCCGCTCAAACAATCGACGATTTACAGGAAGAACTTCAAGACATATACACACAAGGCAAACGCGCGGCACTCGAATCAATCCCCGGCATCGGCAAAGGACTTGCGGAAAAAATAGAAGAACTCCTCAAAACCGGTCAACTGATCTATTACGAAGAGTTGCAAAAAAAGATGCCAGTGAATATTCATGAACTCGCGACGATCGAGGGCCTTGGTCCACAACATATCAAAATACTCTACGAAAAACTTGGCGTTAAGAACCTGCGTGATCTCGAAAAAGCCATCGCAGCAAAAAAAATCAGCAGACTTCCGGGCTTCGGTGAACAAAGTGAGAAAAACCTCAAACAAGGCATTGAATTTGTAAAAAAATCACATGGGCGATTTCTTCTTGGCTATGCGATGGCTACGATTTCTAGTATCGAACAACGACTGAAAAACCTTGCGCACGTGCAACGACTGACTATCGCGGGATCTGTACGACGCAAAAAAGAAACCATCGGCGATGTTGATATTATTGCTGTAGCAAAAAAACCAAAAACAATCATGGACTCTTTTGTACATATGCCCGAAGTCATACATGTCTATGCGCATGGCGAAACAAAGTCCATGATCAAACTCAAAAATGGACTCGATGTTGACCTTCGAGTCATACCAGAAAAATCGTATGGTGCTGCTCTCAACTATTTCACAGGATCAAAAGCACATAACATAGCACTCCGTGAGAAGGCTATGAAAAAAGAACTCAAACTCAACGAATACGGACTGTTTCGCGGCAAAAAATATATCGCTGGTCGAACTGAAGAAGAACTCTATACAGCACTCGGCATGCAATACATCGAACCCGAAATGCGCGAAAACTGGGGCGAAATCGAACTTGCACTCCAAAACAAATTACCAAAGCTCGTACCCTATAACGCACTCCGTGGAGATCTTCAGGTCCAAACTGATTGGACTGATGGAACGGCGTCAATCGAAGCGATGGCGAAAGCTGCTGTAAAACAAGGCTTAGAATACATCGCAATTACGGATCACACCAAACGACTCACGATGACACGCGGACTCGACGAAAAGCGCATCCAGAAACAATGGAAGGAAATTGACCGAGTCAACAAACGCCTCAAAGGTGCGACCACGGTCCTCAAAGGAACTGAATGTGACATTCTCAAAGACGGTTCACTCGATTTACCAGATGCCATCTTACGACAACTTGATGTTGTAGGTATTTCTGTACACTCCCATTTTCATCTGCCGAAAAGCACCCAAACCAAACGCATCATTCAAGCAATGACTCATCCCTCTGTTCATATTCTCTTCCATCCAACAGGTCGTCTTCTGCACCGGCGCGAAGCCTATGAAGTCGACATGGAAGCTATTATCAATGCGGCGAAAAAGTACCATGTGATCCTCGAAATCAATGCGTCACCAGAACGACTCGATCTCAAAGATGAATATATCCGAAAGGCTATGGAGGCTAACATAATGTTCAGTATTGATTCTGATGCACATTCTCCAACGCATTTTACGAATCTTGCATACGGCATTGCACAGGCGCGCAGAGGGTGGGCAACGCAAAAAAATATCATCAACTGCCTTTCGCTCACGGAGTTGCTGCTGGAATTAAAAAAGAAACAATAAAAAGATTAGAGTGAAGTTGAAAATTTTCGCAAAATACTCACGACTTCCGCATCCGAAGTTTGTGGAAAGTCTTCATAAAATTCTCCGACAGCAGAAAAAAGAGAAGGCGTATACACCGCAACAACTGCATCAGCAACTTGCTTCATCTTTTGAAGCGAATCAAAAGCAATCACAGGAACAGCTACAATAATTTTTTGCGGCTCTTGCTGACGAACATATTGAATAGCAACAAGCATCGTCGAGCCGGTAGCAATCCCATCATCCACAAGCATCACGTAACGATCACGAAAAGAAATAGGGATACGACCCAAACGATACAGCTTCACACGACGCTGAGCCTCGTGTATCTGCTTCTCGATTTCTTCGCGAATATAATGCTCGCTGACGAAAGACAAGGTCACTCTTTGATCATCCAAAAATACCTCTCCATCCTCAGTCACTGCTCCAAGGGCGTATTCAGGATTCTCTGGCGATCCGATCTTGCGTGGCACAACGATTTCCAAAGGCGCGTCAAGAGCATGCGCAACTTCTGCTGCAACCACAACACCGCCGCGAGGTAAGCCAACGACTACAGGTTTTGATTCCTTATATTTCAAAAGTAATCTTCCAAGTTCTATACCAGCATGTTTTCGATCACGAAATATCATAGATACAACCGCTTCGAAGAAGTTAGCGCAATATTTTTGCCTTGGTAAAAAGTGATATAAAACGCATTCCAGCGGATCGCAGTAAAAAAAGCAAACGCTGCAAAGACGCAAGAAATACAATCCCGTGCGTCACAAGTATCATCCAACCGACAACACTCAAAGTTTGACGACCAAGTTGGCGCGCGACAGAAAATAACTTTTGCACAACAGTAGAATCAATCGCTCGGAGTTGCGTTGAAAAGAAACGCACAAACCAAAACTCTGATCCAAAATTGGTCACAAGAAGAATAATAATACCTGCCGCAATTCCCAAAAAGCTCCAAAATAAAGAACCAAACATCAAGCGCATAGTTTTCATATTTTTCGGCAATGCAGTAAATTGCAGACGCATGATCGCAACAAAAACATCATAAAAAAGGAACATTCGCTGTTGAAGTCCAATCCGAATTCCATACTTCCGTTCTTTAATACTCTGCGAGAGTCCTGGAAATAACTTATACCTAAAGCCTGCGCCATAATACTTCGCGTAAAAATTCAGCGCGGTCTCAATGCGAAAACGCTTTTTATAGTGCTCCGGAACACTCTGCCATAAACGTCGTGTCAACGCGCGTTCCCCGCCTAACAATGGGACGAAAGCAACCAACGTTTTCAAAAAATACACCTTGCGATTCCGCATCGCAATAAACATTTCTACCTGCCCATGCAATACAGGCCTCACAATTTCGTCAATAATAGCGTGCGTCAGGCCGGAAATATCGGCATCGCAAAAAAATATAACCTCACTTGTTGCAAACCGCACACCCGTTTCCATAGCCTGAGCTTTCCCAAAATTTCTTGTGTGCCGAACATACCGTACAGGATAACGCGCAACAACCGATTGCGTCACATCAGACGATCCATCATCAACAACGATTATCTCAGAAAAAACAGAATGATCCGAAAGTACACGTAATACTCCGCCGATGCGTTCGGCTTCATTATAGGCAGGAACAATCGCAGTTACTTTTTGAGAAGAAATTTTCCTAACCATGAAAGAAAAAGCTTAATCACAATCACCGTTAGAATGAGAGTTAAAAAGACATACTGAAATCGTTGCAAATCAGGTACCAAAGCATCATAGCCACGGCCCGCAAGCCAACCGATAAGGAGAATAGTGACAAGCCAGAGAAACGTACCCGCAGCATTTAAAAGAGTGAAATAACGAAAAGAAACTTTTTGACTTCCAAAATACAACAACATCAGAATACGGGTGCCGTAGAGAAATTTAATAAACAACAAAGAGAGTAATGCGTGCGTCGGAGGCGGACTCAGGTGTTGTGAAAAAAAACGCAAAGGTAAACGTCCTCCGTAGCGTTCTCGAAATTTCTGGAAAGCAGTATTCGATTTTTTGCCAACCAAATACCATACGGAATCCGAAAGCAAGGTGGCAAAAAACGCAAGAAGAAAGACAAAAATAATAGACCAGAAGCCCTGTGCAGAAAGGAACGCAGCACTTAAAATAACCGTCTCACCAAAAAAAAGAGCGCCAAAAAAAACAACGATTAAACCATATCGAATTAAAAGGAGACTGATCTGTTCTGAAAAAGCAAGTTGTTCAAAAAGAATAGCCATGGAAGCAAAAAACTCTTTCTTTCATACTACAATGCTTTGGTAGGATGTCAAAAGAGGATTCTTTCTACTCTCAAAAAAGCCGAAGACTTACCCGAAGGTAAGCCCTAAGCAAAGAACTTAGTGAAGTTCCAGTGTAAACGCTGGAGAGGTAAAACCTGCTAATTCTTCAGCCTTCATGAAGACGGAGAATGAGCTCCCTGCAGAGTAATACTGAGACTCCTTTACTCGAGAAACCAGATGCTGCACAAGTGTCTGCAGGAGCACAGGATCTTGTGCTATGACGATTGTTTCATCGGGCAGCAGCGCACCTTCTTTCAAATACGCTGGAACCAGACCCCATTCTGCTCCTCCATAAGGAGCAGGACCCGTGACGACGCCAGATTGAATCAGTACAAGATCGTACTCCCTCAACATCTGGTCTGTCAAACAACCGGCATAGTACAAAACTTTAACACGCAACTTTCGAGAATTTTCTGACATCCTACACCTCCATTTCTTCCCTATTTTTGAACAATATCAGAAAGATTGTGTTCTTACTGTCGGTCTATAGCAACGAGTATAAACAAAAAAAATTACAATGTGAAGCGCAAAACAATCTGCGAATAAAAAAACAATATATGTTATGCAACAAAAACTCATTGTGCTATACTAGCAAAAGTAGAAAAAATCAAAGAATCAAATATATTCAAGGTCTTTTGGAGCAGCCGGACTGATCGGAAAATTTTCATAAACTCAAATTTATCTTTAAATGTATACCCCAATGGAACGAAACAAACTCATAAAACTAGTCAGCATCATCGTCATCATTATTGCGCTGGTAATTGGTTTTTATAAACTCTTCAGTATCGCCGACGAAAGTGAAAATAATCAAAATAGCGACATAAAGAAGACATCAACATCCACGTCCAAAGAGACTTGGAGTACATACGAAGACGCTGCGAATGGTGTAAGTTTTGAATATCCTTCATCTTGGGAACAACAAGCATTAGAAGGAGGCATTGTAGGTTTTGCTATGGAAAACGGTACGAATGTGACATTTACAGTGGAAGATCTCTCTGAGAATCCTGTCACACTCGACGAATATACAGAAGCGGCTCTCGAAAACCTCGACATCCTCGATTGGGAGATAGAAATTCTCGAATCAAAAAATACAACAATCAATGGGGTACCGGGATACACACTCACCTATACTGCAACTGGGGAAGACTTCACAAAAGACGGAAAGAACTTTCAAACAAAAATCAAACAAGCATGGGCAGTCAAAAACAACAAGGCCTATATTATCTCATTTACAGGGAAACTCGATAATTATGCAGAGGAAAGCGCTACGGGCGAAAAAATTCTTCAATCATTAAAAATACAATAAACAGAATAAATTATCCTACGTTAAGGAAGAATGTAGGGAAAAAAGTATAAAAATTCATAATACAAAATATGCCAACAAAAAATACATACTCACAAGCAGCTTTAAAAAAATGGTACGTCATATTCGCCCTCAGCTTAGCAGGTGGTATTCTCATCGCCGTAGCACTGTACTTTTGGTTCCAGAAAAATCCACAAACAAGCAAAATTCAAGATAGCGACTGGGCGCTTGCGATACTCACAGAAAAAGAAATTGCTGAAGCAACAGATAGTCAAGGAGAGATTCGTACCCAGTTAATTGAATTCAATGACCACATGGAGCCAGAAGAAAAGGGAGCGCCGTTTAAAAGTGTCATCGGAAGAGCAATTATTGATCGAAAAACAGGCAACATCTTTGCTGGCAATGCGATTGTCAGTTTCAATTCGCGCGAAGAAGCAAAAAATTTCGTTACAGTAAAATCTGAAGGTGAAACAAAATTAACACCCCAAAAACAATACGGCGAATCAAGCATTGTATATTTCCAAGAAGCAAATGAGTTTGATCCAGCGAATGTAACGTATCGCCTTACACAAGCGACCGTAGCGGCAAAAATCCAAGTCTTTGATAGAAATAATGCTATTACAAGTGCTGATGAAGGAGAAAAAGAACTCTTACCATTTGCCGAGAAACTTGCAGCAAAACAACTAGAGAGAATCAAACGGGTTCTGAATGGATTTGAACGCTTTTCAAACGAACCACAAAATATTGCTATGCGAAAACTGCCAAAAACCGTCGCTGACACTACTTATCTTGGTACAGCAAAAGTTGAAGGAAGCGATTGGCTCGGCACTTCACGTGATTTTGAAAACGATACGTTCGAGGGTTTTCAATCTGGTGGACTCGCGCGTTTTCAAGTCAATAAACGTCCTAAAGAAGCAATAGAAATTGTGATTTTAGAATTCAAAACACCGGAACTCGCAAGCGCCTACCAAAGCGAATTACTCAAAACCGGGGTTGCGGCTGACGAATCGGTACAAAGCTCAGAAATAGAACTTCCAGAATCTATTGATAGCGAAGCTGATGGGTTAGCGCAAGAAACACTTGCGGAAATTCAATCCGCACAAGGACGCTTCGTTGTAGACATCAGCATTCTTTCACCTTTCGATGTGTTGAACCAAGAAGCGGCAGTTGAAGACCTTATTAAAATCAGCGAAAAGATCCTCGGCGAATTCAACGAAAAATAGACTTGCCGCTGAATAATTTTGATCATAAAAGCAGGAGGAAGATAAGCACTTTCTCAGTACACAGTGCATTGTTAGTGCTGCGTAAGCTCTCGTCCGCCTCCTCTTTTGCTTTCACATTACACAAAAAAAGTAGGTGGGAACAGACCTTCACACTCCGACGAAAAAAATAATAATAAACAACAACGTAAAATCAAGCGCGGAAAATACACACCACGTACAGAATGCCTTCAAAACAAATGCTTGAATAATAGTAAAATAGAGTGAAAATAAAAATCCTATCGTCACTGCAACGGTTATAGGCCACAAAGGAACAAAACCAACAAAAAACATCAAAGCGAAGATAAAGATAAAGAGATACAAAGATATCCCCATAAAGGAATTAGGAATGCCAAAAGTTCTACTGTAGCGGCTAAACTGAACTTTATGACACCATTCTGGTGGAAAAAATAAACATTTAACGGGCCGCTTGTTGAAGACATGCGACACAAGATACGCGGTATTCACAATACCCAATGCAGAAAGAACTAAAAGTATAAAAAGAGATAGTTGCATACTATTGAATATTACAGATATTAATATTCTGGTCCACCAGGATTTTCTTCTCTACCCGGACCAAATTCATAATAAAAGACTGGCTCTTCTTCAGGATCATCACTGTTAAGATTTTCGTCCGTACCGACATTCACATTCGTACTCGAACCTTCTGCCGGAAACGTAAGATCTATGGGTATCACCGATTCCGTTGTATCAACATTCTGCAAATCGACAGTGCCAACAACGAATTCATCAGTGCCGGTTGAAGCATAAGCTGTGTACATAGAATCAACTTGTACTTCATAAAAACGCGCACTCACGACATCGGATTCATCTGCCGTAGCAAGTGTTTCATATTGTAATCCGTTGTCTTCGGAGACTAACTTCATAACATTAATCCAACCCACACGACCATCGTCTTCTGCAAAAGCAACTGAGAGATCGACAGTAATGATATTTACATCAGTGGCTTGACTGCTAGTTCCAGAACCCTGATCTCTCAAATACGTGATACGCTGATCTTGGTCACCAACGGTATATTCAAACATAATCTGCTCTCCATTTTCGAGAAGTGTTCCGGGACCTCGAAGTTTTGATTCCGAAAGAATCAACTGGTCGTCCGTAAGAGTATACGTACCTCTTTCCGAAGATAGATTATACGTTCCGTCAGCATTCAGAACAAGTGGAGCGAATGTTCGACAGCTGGCTTCGACAGGTGCGTCGTTAATTTCATAATGCCAACAACGATACGTGCCAGCGATTGAAGATGAGGAATTCGTTTGCTTCGCTTTCGCTGTTGCATTCGTGTTTACTTTTAAGACATCTGCTTTTGTATTATTCGATGGATTTTTTGAGCACCCAAGATAGATGACAAGAGAGGATAGAAGAATGAAAAAGAATATTTTTGTGTTCATGACATGTTTTTAAATCTCGTCTATATTCATAATAATATTTTCTCATCAAAAGGTAAACCTGCATATCGATGGAGAGACTGAAAAAAAACAGCAATAGGTACTCACACACGATCAACATGCTTTTGAAAAGACGCATGGACTTTTTGTAAATACGTTGGGATATAAGGCAAATAACTTTGATAAATATGCTCTGGAAGAAATTGAATGCTGCGAACGATTTTGCGACATTGATGACTTCCGCAAGAGCATTTCTCTCTCCACGAAAGATCGGCTTCGGTAATAGAATCGTCAATAGTAATTTCTTCATCTTTGGCAATATCTTTCAAAGCAACAATCCTGTTTCTTCGAATCAGACCGGTGTTGCCACTACAAGAATGATGCATAAAGCACCACGGATTATTTTTCAGCGGCACGATCCATGACTTTTCATTCACAGCCAACCACAATGGACCAGTGAGTGAATGCGGTCGATAAGGATAATGAATCACCGGCCCTTCAACGGTGAAAATATATGTTCCGCTCGGAAGGAAATGCTTCGCAAATACGCCCTTTTTCTGGTTGGAAGAAAAGACGTAAAATTTTTGCTGCTCATAAACCTTACGTAAAAAAGAAGGAATGTAATCGTGATATTTTCTAAACAGCTCATCCGGAAGAAACTGCACACTGCGTATCACACGACGGCAATCCTTTAAACCACAACAGCACTTCATCTTCCATGAAGCAAAAGATTCAGTGCAGGAATAATCAATCGTGACTTCTTCATTTTTTCTTATGCGGCGCATAGCCACCACCTGACGTCGATCGCAAAGTCCACTATTAGGAGTGCAGCTGTGATTAATGTATCGCCATGGGACCTGCGCGGTCGGTATGATCCACGTATTTTCTCCAACATTGATCCAGTGTGGCCCAAGTCGATAGTCCGGAGAAAAATTATATCGAATGACAGGACCTTGCAAACGAAAAATTATCTCATCTTTACCAAGATCGCGTCGCGCAAGCAAACCTTTGCCTGATATGCGAGAGGGCCCAACGAAAACCTTATCAAAAATCATATTGAATCTTGTATTATCCTCGAAATGCTCTACTTCCCTCCTCGCAGCAAGCTGACGCGGAATTATCAAGTTAAACAAAATTCATAAAAGAAACCGGCCAGGAGTCTAAAGGAGATGGCGGGGCTGGGTGAGCGAACCCTCTCATCTCAAAACTCAGAGTTCGTATCTAGTTTTATGGCTGACTACTTACGACGAAATTCGAACGTATTTTACTCAATATTCGAATGCTAATTAGGCGCGGTGGAAGGAGGGGTGCGGGGAGGAACTCCGCCGCGCGCCCTGCTGCTGTTTTTTACTTTACTTAAACTTCAGTATTGTTTTTCCACAACGCTCATTGACAAGATGTGTTAAGAGTATATACTAGCTCTAAATCATATGCAATACAGATTTACCAGCCAAAATAATAATAATCAAAATAACCACTTCCAACGGCTGGCCATATTTTAATAATATTGAATCCATAACTTAATTAAAAATATAAACCAGCCAAGTAGCTGGATTTTTTAATTTTAATGACAATATGAAAAAACTTTTAACTAAAATGAATGTGGCTCGCAACCACATTATATAACTACAATCTCAATCAATACATCTTATACTTAAACTAATTCTATTTATGAAACAAGTTACAAAACAACTCATGGAGCATACGTCAAGTAAACCTATGTTGGCAGTACTAAAAATACAATCGTTAGTATTATATGAAATTCAAACTTTTTTTCGAGAACGAGATTTTATTGAGTTACCACCGGTGATTACAGCACCGCTGACTGATCCACTAGCTCATGGTGTTCATCCGGCTAGTATAGAATATGAAGCACAATATTTGCACCTAACAAAAAGTATGATTTTCCATAAACAGATTGCTCTACTAGGCGATCTGGATAAAATTGTAATTATTTCCCCCAATGTACGCTTGGAAAAATCTAGTGAAGCAAAAAGCCGGCATCTGTTAGAATTTCAACAAATTGATTTTGAAATAAAAGGCGGAAAGAAAGAAGATGTTTATACACTCATGGAAGATCTGCTAATTAGAATCACTGAAGTTTGTAAAACAAAATGTGCACATGAACTTACATTTTTAGGTAGAACATTACCAACTCTCAAAATGCCATTTCCGCGTTTATCAACTGATGAAATGAAACAGAAATACGGTGATGATTTCGAAGCCATTTTGAGCAAAACTATGACCACGCCATTTTGGTTAGAAAGCTTCTATCGTGAATTCTATGACAAAGAAGATCCAACAACACCAGGATGTTTTATCAACTATGATTTAATCTACCCTGAAGGGTTTGAAGAGGGATTAAGCGGTGGCGAACGAGAAAATGATTACGAAACTATTATTCGTAAAATGGATGAACGTCATATGGACAAGTCAGCTTATGAAATATATCTTGATTTGGCCAAAGAGAAACTAATTCCGCAAACCGCCGGTGCTGGTTTTGGTTTACAACGCTTACTGCGCTATTTAACGGGTATTCGAACCATGGAACAAGTTGTGTTGTTTCCACGCTCACCCCGCGAACCAATTATCTTCTAACTCATGAGTAGCCCTACTGCTATAACTAGTGGTAGGGCTACATCTTAATCAATTCGCTTACACTTATGTCTACATTTATTTCTTTATTCATTATTGGTTTTACAGCAGCTGCTTTACCTGGTGCCGTACAAACTACAGTGTTTTTATCTACGCTTCAAGGCAAAACAAAAGAAGGAAGTAACAGAATCTCCGCCCTAAAAGGCGGGGCTTTTGCTCCTATGTCATGATTTGTTTTGACGCTTTACATACGCTCTCATCACTGTTTCATTCTTGGTACCGATACTTTCGGAAAAATAGCCATCGCTCCAAAAAGCTATCTCCCCAGAGAAATTCGTCCAGATCTGGGTACTCTTGTCGTATGACACGACTACTCCCTCCTTTGAGCAGTTGTACCACCTGGGCTAAAGACTCACTGGGTGGGGTTTGAATAATCAGATGTAAGTGGTCTTTATCAAAGCCTAACTCATATATCTGCCATTTGTTCATCTGGCAGCATTGGATGAATAACTGTTCTATTCTCTTGGCTATTTTGCCTATCAATACTCTTCTTCTGTACTTGGGACAAAAGACCAGATGAGTGACTATTCTATGTTTTGTGGATGATCCAACCCAATATTCAGTCATGCACAAATCATGACAGAAGAGGCCTCAGAAATACAAGGGAGTACCCTTGTATTTCTCCGGGCGACGCATTCCTCAGACTGTCCGAGAACTCTTTTCAATAACATTCAGTGAGAATCTTTACGAGACAATCTTCAGGTATATGTCCTTTCTTAGGACACATGCCCCAAGATTGTTCCCAAGTCTATTCCTTTTTGTCTGCCATCCCCGTATTCTGCCAATCTTTTTACCCAATGTTTCATCTTTTTAAGATTATGCCCAATACTCACGAGTCCCAACTCCGTGAGGCATTTGGGTTTACCTCTGAGGTGGAAAGTCCTGAAGTTCATATTTCGTTTGATGTCCCCGAACGTTGGTTCAATGTCTTCTCTTCTTCGTCTCATCATAGCTTTCCCTTCATCTGATAAAAGTCGCATTCGTTGTCGAGCATGGTATCCTTCCAGTTCCGTATCCACCTCTTTCGGGCGCTGATACACTCCTTTTCTCCTTTCCACCATCTCTTTGTTAAAAGTGTTGTATGGAATGAAGGAGGTGATCTTTTGATTTTTCAGAAAGCGGTAATTCATTTTGTTTCCGTACCCAGCATCAGCAATGAGTATATCCGGATTCTTTCCCGTATTGTTGTTTACTGCTTTGACCATGGATCGTAAAAGTCTCTGATCATTTCTGTTTGAGGAAATATCATAGGCAAGAATCACCTGATGTTCACTGGCAACTTGTGCGTTGTATCCTGGAGCAATATGTCCTTCTTTCATGAGCATCATCGTGGCATCTTTGTCCGTGCTACTCATGGAGTTACGATCTTTCCGCATGGTTCGCAACTTCTGGCACAGGTCGGATGTTCTTGCTTGTAATTTTTGTTTGTTTCTCTGGAGGGTTTCTTTTCTCTTTCTCATTTGGTTGAGTTTCTTTTGTATCTCCTTTGCGTCTATTCCCGTCGTATGCTCTGTCCTGTTCCCCAAAAGTTTTTCCTCTTCTCGATCGATGCGTTCAGCTTCAACGAAAATATCATCCACGCGTTGTTCCAGAACAGCTTTGTTTTTGATGAGAGTCTTTCGATAGCGCATTTTGTTTCCCGAAGCATCGGCTCGAAAAGTGGTCCCATTCAATGATACCTTTCCGATCTTCACCATCCCCAATGCTTGGCACAGCCCCAGCACTTCTAGAAAGACTCTTTTTACATCAACCAACTTCGCTTTTTTGAAATCTGCGATAGTTCGAAAATCAGGCGTTTGTCTTCCCGACAGCCACATGAAAACAATATCTTCTTTCAATCTATTCTCAAGTTTTCGAGAGCTGCGAATACCAAGAGAATATCCATAGACGAAAACCTTCAGAAGCATCTTGGGGTGATACGCATGCTGACCCATGATTGAATACGTTGTTTCAATAAAAAAAAATCCATGCCGTCGATCACACGGTTGATGAGTCGAGCAATGTGGTCAATATGGGGAAAGATGATGAAAGATCAGCAGGAAGAAGTTGCATTTGATCTTGAGAGTATGTTTTGAACATAATTGAGATGATACATTGAAACTCATTATATCATCTTTGTGTTCAAAAATCTTGATGAAAATGGAGGAGTTCTCGGACAGTCTGGAGGCAACTTCTGATGTTTGTACTACTTGGCTGTCCCTCCTGAACAAAATCCGAACTTTTTATCAAAACAATCCGAGCGAGGACTAATCTGCGCGCCTCGAGCGCTCCCTTCGGTCGCGTGTACAAAACCAAAAATTTCCTCTACCTTTCCTTTTCGGCGGGGGGTGTGGGGGGAGCCGACAAAAAATGGAAAGGAAATTTTTGGTTTTGCTTAGCCGCTTCAGACTACAAAATGAACATTTGTATTATATCATTTGTGGTTCTTTGGCGCTGTTCATTTCTCCGTCCTTGCGGCGAGACGAGGCGCTTCAACTTAATTTGCCTTTCGTATGATAAACTATTTTTCTAACGTTTAAAATTTTTGGGCCATTATAAATAACTGCATCCTCGTTAAATTCTTTGTTTACAAATGCAATAGTTATATGTGGAATAAATTTTGATCTTCGGTACTTGGGAAAATGAGGGAAATTTTTGAGCTCCTTATGGAGTTTTTTTATTTTTCCATTCTTATCCCGTATTGCTAAGTATATAATTTTGTACTCTTGAACTGGCAAAGCGAAAGCCCCGACTTTTTCTATTTCTATCTTTTTCAAAGTAGTGGTGCTAATCCATTTCTGAATATCTACTATATTGATTCGATATTCATCAAACCCGTAAAATAATGTTAAGTGTAAATCATCCGTTGCATAACCACCAACTTTACCATTCCCTAAAATCTTGCATAGATCGGAGTCTTTTATCACTGATTTTGACCATCGTGTGATTTTTTCTTTCTCTTTTTCAAAAAACTCTGCGGTGATATAGCTGACATTTTTACTCATGAACCGGATTTAGTTATCGGGCGCGATTGTAAAACCCAAATTTTATCGTGAGTAATTGCAAATTCTATGTCTTGTGGTGCGCCGAATAGCTCTTCAAGCTCTTTGCCTATTTGAATGAGCTGGCTAATTTGAAAATTATTAAGAGTGGATACTGATTTGATTGATTCTGGCACATCCATCTCGCCATCCTTAGTCAACATAGTATCTTTTTGAGTGATAATCGATTCTTTAATCGAGCTTTTTTCTTTGTCTATGATAAATGTATCACCGGAGACTCTGCCAGAGACTAGCGGTTCTCCAAGACCAAAAGTGGCGTTGATTACGAATTCATCTTCGCCAGTGTCGCGCTTTAACGGATTGCGAGTGAATAAAACACCCGAAACTTTTGCGTTAATCATCTCTTGTACGATAATTGCCATATCGGCGCCTTCCTCAATGGACTTTTCTGATCGATAATCTTGAGCGTTTGGTTCATAAAAAGATCTGAATCCTTCTATCACTGCGTTGACTACCTCCTCTTTTTTAATGTTAAGACTGGTTTTATAAACCCCAGCCGAACTGGCTTGGGATAGATCTTCAACCGTGGAAGAACTTCTAACCGCGACATTTTCTAATTTAAGTAGCTGAAACGCGTTAGATATTTGATCAGAAACATTCGCATCGAGCTGCTCCTCCCTTTTTATCCATTCTCTAAAAACGCGAGTTGTTATAGCAAATCCTCTTGGAATTGGAAAACCTGCCCTCGCAATTTTGCCGAGATTGTATGCCTTGCCGCCAACAAAGTTTGAATCTTCTTCTAAAATTTGACTGAGGCTGATTATATGCGGACTGCGTAATTCGTGTTCAATTTTTGAGTCAACATCCTGATATACTTCATCAGTTTCTATTTGTTCAATTGGTTGTTAATTTTATCCGTAATACTGATTGCCTTCTCTCTCAATCCTATTTCGTCTTTAGCCGGTATAACCTGTTTTTCATAAAATTGGTAAGACTGTTGCACTTGAACGCCAGCTTCTCGCAGAAGAATCGCGGGATGGGATAAAATTCCATAATTCACAAAAACTGATTTAATTTCCTTATTATGTAACGCCTTGATTGTTTCGAACAGTGGAGCGTCGTCGTCTCTTTCTGTTTGTACATCAAATAAGATAGGTAAATTACCATCCCATGTTTCTATATCGGATATTCCTTTAACAACATGAAATGCGGAAGGACTGCCTTCATTGATAGGAACTCCGCCAACATTTCTTAAATTGATGAAACAAAGTCTTCCCTGATCATCCTCATAAAAATGGCAAAAAAGAGGATTGAAAGTTTTTCTTACGACTTCCAATCTGTCTTTATAGGGTTCCAGTTTTTTATAAAATTCCTTAAGTTGCGCAAAAGTAAAAGGATCCCGTTTTTCTTTGTAAAATTTGTTTTCGTCATTTATAAGTTTAGCCTCACGAGGTTGTCGAAAACGCCAAATTGTTAATGCGCCGTCTTTTTCCTGAACAATATCTGGAGCTTCGGTTGCGTCAACTTCCCATATACCGGCCAGTGCTTGTAGATAGGATACATTGCCATCGTCATACAGTTCGAAAGAATTAACTAGCCGCGTATATTCCTGCACGATAACAGCGTAATCCTTACGTTCTTTTTTAATAAAATCTAAACATTCTTGAGGGGTTTTAAAAAAACCTCTTGGTAAATTAAGCGCGTTCTTATAAGAAAACCTTATTGTGAAGCCACGATCAGTTGCCTCCATTTCTCCAAGATTCTTCTCTATTTCATCTATTGATGTTTCCGGTTCAAAAAGTCTCGTATCAATCCCGCACATACCAAGTTTGTAGAATAATTTCTGAACAGCGAACTTCGTGCCGAATTTTTCTACATCGCTTTCTATCTCTGCGGCGGGCTCTATTGATTCTGATTCTATTGGTTTGTTGGGAAATCTCTCCATCATGATGAGATTTTTTTAACACATTCAAAACTTATTGTAGGACGTGGGCTAATGTCCAGTCGCTCGGTTTTTGCAATCTCAAAATATGGTAATAAAATTCTTTCCAATTCATCTTGTTTGTAATACGAAAAATATCTTTCGGCCCCAAATTTTTTTACGTCCTCTTTTCTAAACCCCTCGCCTTCACCCTCAAAAAGAGAAACATAATATATTCCGTTTTTAACAAGTATCCTATTAATTTCTTTTATTACTGATTCGGATTCACTTTTGGGCACATGGAGTAATGAAAACGACATCCAACTACCTGCAAAACTCTCATCTGGGAAATTAAGACGGTAAAAGTCCATAACATGGGCATCGAGCCCTTTTTTCTTGCATTCCTCAACCATGGCGGGGGAAATATCCACGCACACGGGGTCAAGCCCTGCCTCCTTAAAACGCATACTTTCATTGCCTGAACCGGAACCGACATCAATTACTCTAGTACCTATCTGCTTAACAGAATCAATAAAATGTTTGAGTTCTTGCTCTAAAAACGCATCGAATTTTTCATTGCGTGCAATTCCATATTCTTGCGCCGTCTTATTGTAAGCTTCAACCAATTTTTCTTTTATTCTTTCTATGTTTGTATTATCATCCATATTTTCCATGTTAGGCATTTTTTCCATAAATTATTTATTAATTATAATTCTTTTGTTCCCCATCGATTTAAAGTGTTCAGCAATGTTTTCTCTCCTTGTTTTGCGTTAAAAATAATATATTCCCTCCAGTCCCACCTATTTCCTTTTTCATCAATTTTTAATACTTCTGTAGCAATCAACTTCCTAATCAATTGTGAGGGGATGGTGATTTTCAAGGAATCTTGGATAAAAACGAGAGATGAATCCATTATTGATGACCATAGATATAAATACGGAAATTTTCCAGTTAAAGTGCTTATATCTAATTTTGGTAATGGCAAGCTTTTTATACCCGTTAAATATTGGGAAATAGTTTGTTTTAGTTTCTTGCCAACATTTTCATCTTTACCTTTAGGGATGGGCAAAATATGAAGATGAGCGTGCTCTGTTCTGCCACACCCTCCACACATTATTATTTGATCATCAATCGTTCCCATTCCGTGTTCAAAAGCTACGACTTCTGAGTTTGGATGAAATTTTTCCATTTTATTTACCGCCTCGGATACAATTTGTTCCACCTCTTCATTAAACGATTTTGGGAGAGAAGCGAAAGAACGGAAATGATTTTTTGGCACTACTAACAAATGATCAGCCGTAATCGGCGCTATATCAGGGATTAAAATAAAATTATCTGAAGAAATAATAATCTGGCCCTTTTCCTGAAGAGCTGGATAAATCTCAAAGAATTCTCTCGTACCCTTGCTCCCCTTATCAAATTGTCCGTAAAATGCACAATCTTCGGGATTTATTTCTTCTCTTTGTCTCTTTGATTGGGATGATCCGCTCTTTATCATAAGTATTTTATTAAACTGGTTTTTCCATTATTGTTTTGATAATTTTCAATGTTTGGTCAACCTCCTTTCGAGTGGTATTTTTACCAAGACTTATGCGAATACTGCCACTTGCCTTTTCTTCAGGAACACCCATGGCTCTTAAGACACGAGATGGCAGAGGAGAATGAGAGCTGCAGGCAGAGCCTGCAGAAACAGCCACGCCAAAATCGGATAGTTTTGTAACAGCGTTCTTGGGAAGTTCTGGTATATAAACGCTGATAATGCCTGGCGACTGATATTGTGCGTCATGGATTTCACATTCAGGAGAAATTTTCTTTAATTCGTTTATAAAATATGTTCTGAGATTCTTAATTTTCTTGCTAGTAGAATTGCGTAACCGATACGCCTTTCTAAATGCTTCTGCGCAACCAACAATGGCCGGCACATTGTGGGTTGATGACCTAAGACCAAATTCTTGGCCGCCACCCGTAATGACAGCTTTTAAAATAGCGTTGGGATCTTTGCAGTAAAGCACTCCGACACCTTTGGGACCATAAAGTTTATGCGCCGATAATGTCATCAAATCAACGCAGAGATGATTAACATCGCAATCGTAATACTGAAATGCCTGAACAGCATCAATGTGTAAGAGAGGATAACGATCCCCGAATACTTTTTCATCTCGCGCTTTACGAAAATCATGAATGATATTTGAGATTTTTTGAATTGGTTGTATTGCACCAGTAACATTATTAACGTATATGACTGATATCAAGACCGTATTCTTATCCAAAGACTGCTCGAGAGTATCCAAATTTACAGTACCTGATTTATCAACCGGCAAATAGACAACATCAATACCGTCTCGTTCAAGGTCGCGGGCTGTTTCAAGCACGGAATCGTGTTCAACAGTGGAAATAATAAGTCGCGGAGAGGAGATGTTGAATTGTTTTGCCGCTTTTATAGCACCACGAATAGCTAAATTATTTGATTCGGTGGCAGAGCTTGTAAAAACAATATCGTGGAAATTAGCTCCAATAGTGCGCGCAACATTTTCGCGAGCGAGATCAACCGCTTTTACCGCTTCTTGACCGAAAAAGTGAGCTGATTCTGGATTGCCATAAGCACTCGCAAAATATGGCAACATAGCTTTTTGCACCGATAAATCAACGGGGGTTGAGGCGGCATAGTCTAAATAAATTTTATACAATGGAACTTTCATATCTATTTGAGGAAGTAATTAATATCCTTTCTATACAGCTTGACGAATTTCTGCAACTCAAGTATATCCAACCTCTGCTCGCCAACCTCAACGCGGGACACATACGATTGCGTGCGTTTTAGTTTTTTAGCGACATCTATCTGTCTTAAACCTGTTTCAAGGCGAGCTTTCCGCAGTTTTCCGACAAAATCGCCATATTCCTTTGTTCGTATTGTGTCTGGCATAATACTATCAGCGTATATGCTGGATTGCAATACCTAAAGTTTGCATATTGTGATAAACTGTATTTATGGTATCGGCGAAGCAAAACCAAAAATTCCCTTTCCATTTTTTGTCGGCTCCCCCCACACCCCCCGCCGAAAAGGAAAGGTAGAGGAAATTTTTGGTTTT
>Ga0156203_119_pt1 | contig 4963 bp, 4 predicted proteins | sample RifCSPlowO2_12_FD_107856 | JGI IMG/M metagenome (GOLD analysis project Ga0156203, IMG submission 107856) | Candidatus Kerfeldbacteria bacterium RIFCSPLOWO2_12_FULL_43_9
ATGCATATACCAGGTCTAGAACACGAACAGGTACCTCCCAGCGAGCGAGAGCGATATCTTATTGAAGATATACTTTCTGTTCCCGAAGCCGAAGAACAAATGAAGATCTTTCAAACCATTCTTGTTCAAAACGGTGTCGAGGTATTGAACTTCAAGCGCATGCTTTCGGAGAGCTTGTGCGATGATAATTTAAAAGCAGCTTGTCTGGAGAGTCTCCAGATTGAGAGACGCAGCATTTCTGTACTCATAAGAAACAATCCTCAGGTACTGAGTGGCATTCTCATTGGCGAAACTGGCATGTTGCCTCCACTCCCTAATCTCATGTTTCAGCGGGACATTGGTGCTGTAGTTGGTGACAGAATCCTATGCTGCTCACCAAAATTTCAAGTCAGATTTCGTGAGGCACTGCTATTTAAGCATATTGTCAATCATCACCCGATCTTTCAAGGAGTGAAGGTTGAAAAAAACGACCAGGAGGCAGGTGCTCTATTGGAAGGCGGAGATATCTGTGTGGTGAGTAAAGATATTGTTATCCTCGGGTACGGTCATCGCAGCAGTGAAGCAACTATGAAAAAATCAGCATACATGCTGATGAAAAGTGGAATAAAGACAGTTATTGTTGTGCCACTCACCGATAGGCGTGAACATATGCACCTGGATACCGTCTTTACCGTTATCAGTCACAATGAGTGCCTAGTGTATGCGCCTGTTATTTTTGGTTCGCAGCGATTAGGACTGGAGCCGCTGAGGCTTCAGGTATACCATCAATCAGAAGAACCCGGATTGACTGATAATGATTTACCGAATGTCATTGGGAAATATGGGACACAATTACAGTCAGTGTTGTGCGGTGGTGGCGATGGGGATAGTCTCATTGCAGATCAAGAACAATGGGCGGACGCAACGAATGCTCTTGCTATACGACCTGGACAAATCGTGAAATACATCCGAAACAGGCGGACACTCGAGGCGTTGAGTGCACAGGGTTATCGTATCCATTCGATTCAGAGTCTCGCTGATGCCAAGAGAGTCAAACCAGAAGCTGGAAAAGTTGTGTACGCTATTATTGGTACAGAGTTGGGTAAGGCCCGTGGGGGACCGCGCTGCATGACACTGCCACTGCTGCGTGATGAAATTTAATATGACCTGATGTCACGTGGTAGTCAGAAATAACACAGCGGCCTTCAATTTCGACGCGAAGTCCTATAGAACTTCGCGTCTTCCATTTTAAGACTTTTTTGACATGGCATAATGGAAATGATAATATAGAGCTTCGAAATAGGCTCTTTGTCAATAGATTGCTTACTATAAACAGAAAGGCAGGGCGCTATGCTTGATAGTATAAAATACTCTTCAGAAACAGAGCAGGTGGCGTTTTTCAAAAACATTCTCGAACAACTACAGAAAGGAGTGTGCACAGCTGCTGCTCTTAACCCTTCACAATTGAGTCAGGAAAATCTCTCCTTTAGTAGACCGCCGAATTCAAAAATGGGAGACATTGCTTTTGTATGTTTTCCGCTTGCAAAAATACTGAAACAGGCTCCAGAAAAGATCGCTCAACAGATTGCAGAGAATTTTCCGATGAGTGCAGTCGAATACTTGGAGTCTGTTCGGACGGACGGCGGATATGTAAACTTCAAGTTTGCTAGAAATGCGTTCGCGCAATCATTGTTAGGTGAGATTCTCGATCAAAAGAAAGTTTTTGGTGCATCTGATATGCGCCAAGGTGATCGGGTCATGATGGAATACGTCAGTCCGAATACCAATAAGCCACTTCATCTTGGTCACGTTCGAAATGCTCTGATAGGTTGGAGTGTTGCTGCTCTCATCAGAGAACTCGGTGCCACGGTTGTCAAAAGCGATATCATTAACGACCGCGGTATCCACATCATGAAGTCGATGCTCGCATATCAGCGATGGGGGAATGAGGAGACCCCTTCTGCAAGTATCAAAGGCGATAAGTTGGTAGGGAGGTACTATGTTCTTTTCGAGATAAAATATCGAGAGGAACAACAACAGTGGTTCAAAGATAAAGGTATCAACTATGATGTAGTTGATGACAAAACGAAGGACGAAATCGAAAAACAATTCATGAAGGAGTCGCAACTACTCAGTGAAGCGCAGAACATGCTGAGGCAATGGGAGGCAGGTAATTCGGAAGTGCGGACTTTGTGGGAAAAGATGAACTGTTGGGTGTTTACTGGGTTTGAGGAAACTTATCGTAACCTAGATGTAGACTTCGATCAACACTATTATGAAAGTCAAATCTACACTGGTGGTAAGGAAATGATTCTGGAAGGTTTAGCACGTGGTGTGTTCTATAAGGCAGACAACGGAGCAATTATGGCACCGCTCACTCGAGTGGATTCCAAGAAATTTCCAACGGATAAGGCCTTGCTGCGTGCAGATGGAACGGGATTGTATATCACCCAAGATATCAATCTTGCAGATGTGAAATTTCGAGAACACAAATTGACGCATTCAATTTACTGCATAGGATCTGAACAGGATCTGTATATGCAGCAGGTGTTTGCGGTCTGTAAACTCCTGGGTTTTGTGCAGGCAGAGAACATGTTTCACCTTTCCTATGGCATGGTGTACCTGCCAGAGGGGAAAATGAAATCACGTGAAGGTACCGTAGTGGATGCGGATGAACTTATTCAACAGCTGACTACTTTGGCAGAGCAGGCGATCCACGAAAGGTATGAACAAGGTACTTTTGACGATGCTGAAGTGATCCGGAGGAGCAAAATTATTGCTTTAGCGGCACTCAAGTTTTACATTCTGCTCGTGTGTCGGACGTCGCCAATCCATTTTAACCCGAAGGAATCCTTATCCTTTGAAGGAAAAACGGGACCTTACGTTCAGTATGCCTATGCTCGAATGGCGAGTATACGACGTAAGGCCGGCAACGCTAGCGAAACAAGTTCTTTGAAAGATCTGAATATCACCGAAGAATGTGAATGGCAGCTTCTCATGAGGATGCTCGAATACCCCGCTGCGATAGTGCGCTCCGCGGAAAATCTTGATCCTTCGTTCTTAGCCAATTTCCTTATCGGGTTGGCTCACACCGCCAACATGCTCTACCATCAATTGCCTGTGTTGAAAGCTAACGAGCCAGCCCGCACGACTCGGCTTCGACTGATTCAGGCCTGCCAGATGATTCTCCGCAACGGTCTCAACCTCCTCGGTATCGAAGTACTTGAGGAGATGTAATATGAAAAAAACCGCACTGTGCGTTGCGGTAAAGGATCTTTGGTGTTTTGTATTTTTCAATGCCTCATGTCCGGGATATAGATGTGAGGCATTGTTGTTTTCTGGACGAAATTTGTTACAATACTTTTATTGTCTCATACATTATTTAATTTTTATTTCAAATACATGACTACTACCACTTCAAAAAAATCATTTAAGCATTTTGGTGTCCATCTCACGCTTGATGGATACCAAGCCAGTGAGCATAAACTTAATGATGTTCGTCTGGTTTTTAAAATTTTAGATGATCTTCCAGGAATCCTTGGTATGCGTAAAATCATCACACCTTATGTGATTCCTTGCGAGAGTAATGACAAAAAAGATCCTGGTGGTGTATCAGGGTTTGTGATAATTGCCGAAAGCCACATCAGTATTCACACTTTTGCTGCCAGGCGATTTGTGAGTATTGACGTCTATACTTGCCAAGATACCCTCGATACCAAAAAAGCTATTGAGTATTTGAAAAAAGCTTTGGACATTCAACAGACCGAAGTGAATGTTATCAAGCGAGGTTTGAAATTCGGAAAGCTGGCAGGTTTGCCTAGATAGGGATTCATTGACAAACGAAAAACATACCTTATACTAGATAAGTATAAAAACATCTCCATCGTAGAAATATAACTTCCTATTTTGAGCGACGGAGATGAGGATTTTCGTATGGAAAATCCAACAATCAAAAAACGTTCCTTGTTCTTTGCCAATTCGCATCATCATAGGAGAAAATTTAATGCGGAGAATTTTAGAAGCCGGTCATTATTATTGCGCAAAAGGTCCAACACAATGGGCGAAAGTTGGATGGGAAATTGCCAAAGAACTTGCCCATAATGGGGACAAAACAATGTTATTCATCGACGATGTTCATGACATTAGCAATGTCTCAGTATATGAGGTTGACATGCCAGTCATTTCACTCGGTGATTGTAGGCCTCATTATACGATCAGAGAATCGGAGGTCGAGTCCCAGGGGTTGCAAATTCTTGAGCAACTCAAAAATATCCCGAGCAAGAAAAGACGAGCCGAACTCCAAGGAACTGTGTGGTACTGTTCCGGTGCTGCTATGACGAACGGCAAGGGAAAACCAAGTTGTGTCTTGCTCGATGCCGGTCTGAGCTTAGTGAAGCAACAATTTGGTTTTCAATCCGGCATTAACATCCTGCCGGAATTTTATCAGGATCAGCAGGAGAAACTACTAAGGATTGTCAAAAAAGCTCTCCCGGATTTCCAACTCCAGGTCATACTCTATGATCTAGATGGAAAATGGCACTATCTGTAGTGTTGCTCTTAAATGGGAGGTAAGTCACGCATCTTGCCTCCCATCTGTCTTTTTTACTTTTCTTTTCTCAACCTCAGCAAACTATTTGTATTCGACATGATCACACAATCCACAAAAAAAATGATCGGCATTCTCGGTGGTATGGGCCCCTTAGCCAGCGCTAACCTTTACTATCGGCTGATTGAAATTGCTCAAAGAGATTACCATGCTGAACAGGATACTGATTTTCCACCGATGTTTCTTTATAATATTACACTCTTTGGTTTTGATGAGACTGGGATTGTCGATCCAAAGCTTGTCAAAAAACAACTTATTGCCGGTGTCAAAAAATTGGAACAATCCGGCAGCGATTTTATTATTATTGCGTGTAATACCGTACATTACTTTTATAACGACATGCAGCAAGCGGTGCGTATCCCAATTATCAGCATCATT
>Ga0156203_107_pt1 | contig 2008 bp, 4 predicted proteins | sample RifCSPlowO2_12_FD_107856 | JGI IMG/M metagenome (GOLD analysis project Ga0156203, IMG submission 107856) | Candidatus Kerfeldbacteria bacterium RIFCSPLOWO2_12_FULL_43_9
TATGCATTACTACAATTATCAACGCTTACACCTGGGATTGGGGTGCAAGACTCCGATGGAAATGTTGCAAAGGTGTTGACTGTTGTTCGGTCAGGGCTGTGGAAAAGTCTCATGATGACGCTGGTTTGTGCACGGGAGAACGGTTATGGGAGACACCCTATCGGGCTGTACCCTGAACAGTGGCACAGTTCAGCCCGCTTTTTTCTTGTGGAATTGTCCGATTGCCGGCGGTAACCACCAGGCAGAAGACGCGGTGATTCTGGCGTTCGAACTCAAGCGATTCAAAGAGCAAATCGCGTCGGAAGAGAAAGAACTGATAGATATTGCCGCGGAACTCGAATGGGACGTTTACCTGCAACTCAAACAAGGATACGACTCCGGTGAGATTGCCAAGGATCTGAAAAAGACCACCAACCATATAGCACAAATCATCTTCCGACTTCGGAGGAAAGCACCTCCAGAACGGTTTCCTTGCCTTCAATGCTTCCTTGAGCGTCGGAAGTAAAGTAAGGGGATTCTCCCCTGGGTAAGTTCGTGACATCGATTGTGCTACTCTTGTCTTAGAAAGCCACAGAGCCATGAGAAGAATGTGGCTCTGTGGTTCAGCGAAAAATTTTCAAAGAATCCCATTCTACCCGCAAGCTGTCGAGGCTTGCCAGGTTTCAGGTAATTTCAATTTACGAAATCCCCACGACTGCTCTTCACTTAACATCTCAATATCTGATGAAGCTAAGAGAAAAATAGCATCATATTCTACAACGATAACATGAGAGTCTTCAGCTAATATGTTCCGAATTGACGTAAGCTCTGAGAAATTACTTGCTGGCACCTCGATGCCATAAAAAGCAATCATAGGAACATGAGCAACGATTCTACCACCAACTGAAGCGCTCACTATCTCCATATCTTCCCAAGTGGTATCCTCCGTTGCAAGGACATTCAGCCGGTTGACGATGAGTTGGTTACCATTGTCATCTGTTGTGATAATACCATCTTGTTCGTAATTTACTGGCTCATAGAGCAGCCCATCCTCTGTAGTAATTGGCGGTGAACTACGTGGACACTGAGGACCAAGCAATAAAACAAAAAGAGTGAGAGCAAAACTTGCGTAGTATATGAAAATACTATCAGGCCAGAACCGTGAGGTCATAGGTTTACCCTCCTATAATAACGCTAAAACCAAACGCAGACTGAGACTTTTATATTGTTAAAACAGGAAAAACAATCTATACTCAAAACAGAGCAATAAGTCTTGCACAGCACCCTATGATTCGATGGAACTATAAATTTCAAGGTAAAACGTATATCGCACTCCCACTTCTCGCTGTTGAATATATACTCTTCGTTCTCATTATTTTTTCTATCATCGCATGGATTACAGCAGAATTCAACTGGCCAATACAGGCCCCAATCCAATGGGGTACGAGCGTCAAAAATGAAAACCAGAGAGTGCTCTTTAACATTGTTGCGTTTGACCTCCCAAATACATTCGCTGGTGTAGTCTCTATCTATACGCTTTTACTTCTCAGAAAACGAAAAAAGAGCCATAATTTTTTAGCATTAGCAAAACGAGAAGTAGGCTTCCTATTACTGCCAATCTGGTATTTCCCCATCCTTATTTTCTGGGGCTATCTACTTTCCTGGACAGTAGCCCCAAACGAAGCGAGAGCTGCCTTATCACTTGACTTCGGATGGGCTTCGTCATGTTGTCAACCAGATGCAAATTACATAATTTTAATGCAATTCTTTCATCGTGTTTCATTAGCATCTTTAGTGATGATTTTCACTCCTTGGTTCTCTTATTTCGATTACTGGCGCAGGAAGACAGAAGATTCTCTGAAGAACTCACAATCACGCTCATCGTAATTCTCTACTTCAGCTTCTTGAGTCGTTCCTCAATTTCTTTTTCTGTCGGCAGTTTCGTCCTATACTCCGCCACAAAAATCTTTTCTTCAAGTCCACCGAGGGCGTAATGCACCTCTTCTTTGTTGCGTTCCTCGCAGATGAT